>ERZ1504691.219-NODE-219-length-22173-cov-3.991410_pt1 | contig 22173 bp, 22 predicted proteins | sample MGYA00572414_ERZ1504691 | MGnify/ENA primary metagenome ERZ1504691 (study PRJEB39906, sample SAMEA3182114) | gut metagenome | biome: human; feature: gut; material: Stool; isolation source: human stools | place: Canada | collected 2013-06-10 ...
CTCCATTCGCATATTCAAATGTTATTTTTATATCAGCTTTTCCGTGTAAGTTAACAAATTCAGCAACATTTCCTTCGAATTTAGCAAATTCACCTCGATTAACATGAAAGTCTTGAGGAAAAACATTTTTCTTTCCGCCACTACCACCTAATTGATTTCCTATAATATGTCCAGCATCATCATCTATATTACCTAATTTTCTAGCATAAGTTCGTGATGAAGCATTTGTAGCTGACCCCGTTCCTAAATCAGTTCTTGAAATTGTTGCAGAAGCGGTTAATATTTCATTATTAGACCCTCTAGTAACAGTTGGAATTATTTTAAGACCAAAAAGATCAATCCAGAAATTAGTATCTAATACATAACTATAAAGTGTTGGATTATTCCCAATAAGTCTAATTGGATCTTGTGATAAATAACTGCCTGAATTCGGATCATAAAACCTAAATCTATTATAATATAATCCTGTTTCTTCGTCTGCATATTGCCCTTGATACCTGAACGGACAATTAAATTCATCTCCCCTTTCAACAGAAAAAACTTTCCCATAAGCATCCAATATGCAATCCCAAGTTTTATTACCTTGTTCATCATACATCTGAATAGGCGTACCCAAATAATCAGATACAATGGAATATTGCTTACCTTCCTGTATCTTCGCCGTTGGCACAAACGTACCTGCCTCAAACACCCAGGTAGTAATATCCTTTGTCGGTTCCTTTAATGGAGTGCTTTGTTCTTAATTTTGTCGGAGTCCGTATTCTTGTAGAAAAGCATGACCGTACGGTATGACTTCTCCAATTGTTTCACCTCTTCCACCGCCTTCAGCTGGTTCTGGGAAAGCAGGTCGGAGACTGCCGCCGATTTCTTCTGGCACAGTTCGATCATTTCGCTGATGGACTTGTTGCCTTGCAGCATGTCCACCCACATTTCGAGCCGTTTTTCCAGCTCCTTGCGCTCAGATGCCCGTTCGGGGTCTGTAAGGAAAATGTTACGGCGCGCCTTGCGCTCCGGGTTCAGGTTCTGTATGCCGTCCACAGAGGACTCCAGGACATTGAAACCACCAAACTTAGCCAGGACCTGTAGCTCCGCGTTCAGGTTTCTGGGCTGTGCCGCAGCCTGCTGTTGTTGTACGGCTGCCTCCCTGTGTGTGTTCTGTTCACTCATAGCTGTTGTCATTCATTTGCAGGGTTAGACTTCTCATTTTTCTTTAAATCGTCCAGCATGGCAGAAAGCGAATTGACGAATGCCTCGCGTGTCGCCGGATTTTCCAATACCCGTTGCAGCACCTTGTTGGAGCGCAACGACTTCTCCATCCTGTCGGCGAACTGCTTTTCCGTATTCAGTCCTGACAGGAAATGACTTTGCTCCGTCATTTTCTTGACAGAAAAGTCCCCCACATTGTGAAAACGGAAGTTTTCCTCCACGGGAGCACCTTCCGCATCGGTGAACTCAATATCTATCTCCGGTAAGAAATGCGCGAAGACCTGGTCGATATTGGTCAGCCCCGTGATCACTTCGGGAGCCACCGGTTCGTCTTTAGTCAACTGCTCCACCAATAATGTCCGGTTTTGTGGAATTTCCGCAATGCCTTCGGAGGCGTCAATCTTCACTTCGTTTCCGCCGATTCCGTAATTTCCAAGATCCATAAATTCGATATTTAAGTTTAAATTATATGTTGATTAAATTCTCTTTCAGTTGAAAATGCCCCCTTTTCTTCTGGCTTCCGCCTGCCGCATGGAGGGGTTCTCCACCAGTTCCTTCCAGTCCTCGCCCAGCCATTCGTGAAGCTGGCGTTCCAGCACCTCGATGTCAATCGGCGCACGCACCTGCCTGCCCGTATGGAGCGCCAGGTGTGCCGCGTAGGTGAAGGTGGAACCCCGTCTGATGTCTTCGGAAAGATAGCTTCCTCCCGCCAATGCCAGCAGGAAATATTCGAACGCCTGTTCCAGCTTTCCCTCCTCGTACCGCAGGAAGCCGCACATCCGGTAACCCTCCATGACATAATAGGGGTCCTTCCGTTCGACAGCTTTCCCGGCTATCCCCTCGTATAAAGCCACCGCCTCTTCGCGTTTTTTTTCGGCCGTCAGGATTGCCGCCTTCATGGAAACAGCCATCTTCCAGTAGCTGTATCCCGCCGCCTCGCCATCCTTCATCGCCTTTTCCGCCTCGCGGATGGTCTTGTCGCTGTATTTCATGCTGCTTTTGTATTCGCGGATAGCATAGCAGGCTTCGGAAGCGATGAAGAGAGCGGATATCCGAATATTCGCATCCTTCAGTTCCCCGGCGATATCCAGGAGCTTCCTTATTTCCTTTTCCAGCAGTTTCAAATCCTGTTTCCGCGTGCAGTCCATGACCGCCGTCACCTGCTGTTTGAACCGGTTCTCGGGCGCAATCAGGTCATTGCCGGTATCCGCCCGTGCCATCCGGTTATGCAATGCCGCCGCCATGTCAAAGCGGGGACGTATGTGGACCACCTCCGGCGACTCGTCCAAAGCGACACTCCTGTTCTTTTTCAAATCAATGGTTGTCAGACGGATGCCCTGCGGAACACCCTCTTTCAGTACCTGTCCGAACCATTCCGTCCTGGGAAACTCCCCGGATTGTTCCGGAGGAAAATAGATGCAGAAGAAGGCATTCTCCAAACGGGATATGCACTCCTTGAAGCGCAACATCTCCTTCCACAGGTTTGCCGCCGTGGGCTCGGCCGACGTGTCGGGGCGGTACTCCGTCTTGAGCAGCCCGTCGTGCCGCAACGCCTTGAGCATGTCATCCTTCTCTTCCGCCTGCTCCTCAAACCATCCGGCATATTCCTGCCAGAGTTGTGCGGCATATTCGTCGTCATCGCCTCTGTAGGGCGTGTCGAAACGGAAAAATATGTCATCGAACTGTCCTACAGGGGAACGCTCTATCTCCAGGAACTTGTCCACCAGGTCCACATCGTTCCTTCCGACAATCCATATCGCCAGTTTCCAGTCTTTCTTTCCGGCTATGTCTGCCCAGTAATCGACCGCCTTGTAGTATTCCTGTATTACAGATGCTGATGCTCCCATATCCAATCCGTTTATGAATTAATTTTCACAATGCCTCCCGTTACAGTCATGTTTGCCGTTCCCTCCACAGTGAGGTTCGTGCCTTTCATGGTTCCGGTCTGTGTATTCAAGTCATATTCCTTTGTCGCCTCCAGTTTGATATTGGTGGCGCTGCCGTTGATGATGTTTTTTTCGCTGCTGAATACCATACTTTCGTTGCCCGAAACCAATGTAATGTTTTTCTTTCCTTCGATGGAAATCGTTTCCGCCTGCATACCTATGGACTTTTCGTCCATTACGATAACGGACTTGTCCTCGTTGGTGATGACTACGCTCTTTTTCGCCATAATCGTAATGGCGTCCTTCCCGTCCAGCAGGATCAGTTGTTTTCCCGTCTGGTCGGTGATGACAATGCTTCCCGTCTCATCGTCGAAAACGATGGCGCTTCCGCTGCGCGTGATAATGCTTTTGGTCTTGTTGTTCTTGTCCCCTCCCTTTCCTGAAGCGGAATGGAACATGGCTCCGGTCACATAGGGGCGGTCCGGATTGCCGTGTTCGTACCCCACCATGACCTGGTCACCGACTTCGGGAACAAACACCCATCCGCGGTTTTTGGATACGGCGTCGCTTACTCCCGCATTGGGGCTCTGCACCCTGATCCAGTTGGTTGTTTTCCCGTTTTTCTGCCAGTCGAAACTCACTTTCACCCGTCCCTGTTCCTTTTCGTCGTCATTTTTCTTCACCGTCGCAAGCTCGGGCAATGCCAGCGGGAGTTTTGCGTCGGGGACAGGGATGTTTACCGTTCCGTCAGGAATCCCGGAAAACGTGTTGGCATAATGCCCGTCACGGCGCACCTCGTGCGTGATTTCGGTGATGCGGAATTTTCCCAGGGGCGGCAGGTTCATGTCACCGGGGAAAGAGACCTCAATGACTTCGCCTATCCGGATCCGGCATGTCTTTCCTATGCCCCTTATGTTCAACAAATTGGCTCCGGACTCATTTTTGAGGACCTTCATCTGCCCGTCCAGCCCCGCCTTGTCGGCGATGTGCGGATTGGCGGCGGCAGTCGTCTTGGCCCCATACGCCTTTTCGGAACAGTCATGCGCAATGGACTGGAGGTCATTCATGCCATCGGGTTTGGCGGGCGTGTCTGCATTATGTTGTTTGTTCTCCTGCGCTACATAATCGTATCTTGCAGATTTGCCCGGCACCAGATTTGCCACCAGACGTACCTCCTCCAGGTCCACATCGTACATGATCTTTTCCGTGTTGTCCTTGTCGGGTTTGCCGAAATAGACTTTTTTCCCGTCGTAATAGAACCACTCGCCGTATTGGGCGGAGAGCCGGTTCATAAAGTCGAAGACGCTCTCGTTGTACTGCGCCATGTAAGGGATTTTGGCGGAGTATTTGGGATTGGAAGCCAGCGGGACCTTCCCGTATTCCTGTGTCGCCTCCTTTATGATGGCGGAGAGGGTCTGGTCCATCCACGAGTCAAGCGTCCCGTTGTTCTCATACAATATCGTGGGGCTTGCTCCGTGAATGGCCACTCCGCCCGCCTCACCCATGCTTCCGACCATTTCCACCTGTGTGACAACCCCTTCGAAGTCATAACTTTCGCCCGTCTGCTTGTGGGCGAACGAGATGCTGACAGTCTCCCCGACGTAATTGATGAATTTTTCAGGTGTCTGCTTGAACGTATTGCCGGGCGAGAGGTAATTCACAATTACAGTAAAGGCGTGATGCCGGTTAAACCGCTGATGAAGCCGCAGTGAAACGAACTTCTGTTCCTCTCCTTTCACTGTCACCTTGGTAGTTACCAAATTCAGAAAACTTGCTCCCATACTATCTTTTGCTATGAAAATTAATTAATCAATCCGACCAGTCGGTATGTTTTTTGGTGCCGAAATAACCGGAATTGGTATATTCCGGCACCTTAAAAACTTTGATTAGAAAACAACCGTTAGTTATTTTCCGGCCAATCCTGTACAAATGTAGCCTCGTCCATCTTCACTGTCTGTGCGGAAATGGCGAACTTGATTGTCATCGGATAGGGGTTGGCCACATTCAGTGCCTCCTCGTATTCCACCACGTAACCGTTCTCAAATACCAATTCCTTCATCTTGGCATCCTCATCCGCTTTCTTGAAGACGATGTTTCCGTTTACGGGCTGATACTGTTTGAACATCTTGTCCAACACAATGGTGTCCGGAGTAGATTCAACCTCCACATAGATTTTACCACCATAGATGTCAGATGCCGGACGGCCTTTGGGATCCACATCGCGATTGAACTTGACATCCCATCTCAATACATCAAACTCTCTTGAGTCTGAAAACTTAAATGACGCTTTAAATGCCATATTCTCAAAGTTTTAAAGTTTGTAAAAAAGTTGATTACGGAATTTCCGGCTACCGGCGGTTCGGCGCCTCCCCGCCTTTGGCTTTCAATTTCCGGGGGCTAATATATGGAGCTTTCTGAAAATTACAAAAGTTTTTCGGGAAATTTTTTGCGATATTTTTTGGTTTTTTCAAAAATTATGTTCGTTAACATAAAAAAATCTGCCCTGAAAAGTGGCGGGCTTATTTTTTTGCCTTATATTTGCAATGTTCTCCTGCGCAATTTTTAAATCTTATTGATTATGGATACAGGAGTTGGTTTCATTAATCTTGATGATTCTGTAAAAATTGCGCTTAACATAGCACTTGCAGTGGCTCGTGAAAATGCGAACGAGTGTTACACTCCCTCGCATTTGTTGAAAGCTCTACTTCATAAAGATGTAGGGCTAAGAGATTTTATAATAAGTATAGGTAAGGATTTGGGGTATCTGGAGGAATGGGCGGATGTCCATATCGAACAATGTCCGAAATCCACCCGGTTCGCCGAAATCAAGCCGTCGGAGAAGATCGACGCCGTTTTCCGTGCCGCCGACGACGCTCGGATACAGATGGGGCTGTTTGACATCAATCCCATCTGCGTGTTGCTGGCACTGACGAAACCGGGCATCGCCTTTTCCAGTGACCAGCTCAGGTCTTTCCCTATCCTGGAGAAAGATATCCATTCCATATATACAGGCAACGAATCGGCGGGAGTCTCCGGCAACATGCCGGAGAGTTTCATTCAAAGCTCCGTTTCCTCTTCCACTTCCTTTCTTGCCAAGTATTGCGTGGACCTTACCGCCACCGCGGCAGACAGGCTTTACCCGACCATCAACCGTGACCGGGAGAACCGCATGGTCATGGAGGTGCTGGGCAGCCGCAGCAAATCGAACGTGCTGATTGTCGGTGATGCCGGGGTGGGGAAAACAGCCCTTGTGTACGGGCTTGCATGGAACATAGTCAACCATAAGGTGCCTTCGTTCCTGGAGGGAGCCCGTGTGTTTGAGCTTGACAATGCCTCGCTCATAGCAGGCGCCACCTACAAGGGGGAGATAGAGGACCGTTTGAAAAACATCGTGAAAGAGTTGCGCGGCATTGACAACGCCATCCTGTTCATTGACGAGATTCATATCCTGCTGGACAGCCGGCAGGGCAATTCCGGTGCCGGCAATGTGCTGAAGCCCGAATTGTCGCACGGCGACCTGACCGTTATCGGCGCCACCACCATTGACGAATACCGTAAGATTATAGAGCCTGACCATGCGTTCAACCGCCGTTTTGAGGTGGTGCAGGTCAATGAGCCGGATTTGAAGTCCGCCATACAGATGCTGCATTCCGTCCGGCAATCATACGTGGAGTACCACCGGGTGGGAATCAGCGACGATGCCGTGGCGGAATGCGTGCGCCTTGCCAAGCGGTATGTGAAAGACCGCCGTTTGCCCGACTCCGCCATCGGCCTGCTGGACATGACACTTTCGGCCATCAAGATGGTCAATGAAACAGGAAGGAAGGATACGGAAGCCTTGCTTGCCCGACTGGACGAGATAGAAAAGGAGGAAAAAACTCCTCAAGAAAAGGCGGAAGAGCTGAAAACGCTGCTTTTCCTGATGCACAACAAATTAAGCCCCATCCTTTTGGGCGTGGTTTCCGATGAGGCGGATATCCATGAATTGCAGGAGTATGAAGAGCTGGCGGCTTACCTGCGGAGCGCACTGGCCGCCATCCTGTCATTTGCGGAAAAGAGCATAGAGGAGGTAGGAATTTATGAGGTTGCCGCCGTTGTCGCCAGCAAGACGGGCATTCCTATCGGCAAGATACAATCGCAAGAGAAGGAACGCCTGCTCAATATGGAAGACTACCTGCGCCGTCGGGTTGTCGGTCAAGACCAGGCGCTGAAAACGCTGACCGATGCCATTCTTGAATCCCGCAGCGGTATGAACAAGCCGGGCCAGCCCATCGGCTCCTTCTTCCTGCTGGGACCTACCGGTACCGGCAAGACCGAACTTGCCAAGGCACTGGCGGAGGTGCTGTTCAACGATGAAAAGTCCATGATTCGTTTTGATATGTCCGAATTCAAGGAGGAGCACTCCGCCGCCCTGCTTTACGGGGCGCCTCCGGGATACGTGGGCTATGAGGAGGGCGGTATGCTGGTGAATAAAATCCGCCAGCAACCCTACGCGGTGGTCCTCTTTGACGAGATAGAGAAAGCGCATCCGTCCGTCTATGATATTTTCCTGCAAATCATGGATGAAGGGAAACTGCATGACCGTCTGGGCAAGGAAGGGGACTTCTCCAACTCCATCGTGCTGTTCACCTCCAATGTGGGCAGCGAATGGCTGACGAAGCAGTTGGAATCGGGCAATGTGCCGGCTACCACCCAGATTATGGAGGTGATGGGGCAGTATTTCCGTCCGGAGTTCCTGGCGCGTCTGTCAGAAATCGTCCCGTTCTCTCCTATCCGTGAAGATATCCTGTTGAAGATATTCGATATACAGTTCAACAGTGTCAGGAAACTGCTGGACAAGCAAGGTATCGGTATTACCATCAGTGACGATGCCCGTAAAATGCTAGCCCACAAAGGATTCACTCCCAAATACGGCGCCCGCCAGGTTGCCGGGGTTATCCGCAACTACCTGCGCAGACCGATTTCGCGGCTTATCATCAATGAAGAGCTGTGCAAAGGAAAAAATCTGGAGGTGGGTCTGGACGAACAGAATGAATTAACCTGGAATATTCACCAATAATCAAGTACAGTATGTTTGGATATACAGTATTCTTAAAGATCGGCAATCTTGCCGCTTCCTCACTGGTCGATATGTATAAGGACAGTTACCAGCTTATCGGCTGTGAGTTCGGGTTCGCCCAGGGGATAGACATCAAAGGACAGGCCCAGACCGAAGTGAAAGGCGGTACGTTCTATGTGACTTACCCCCATCTTCCCAACCGTGACATGATCCAGTGGATGCTGGATGCCCGCAAGTATCAGAACGGAGCCATCGTGGTCCATGACAACCAGGGTTCCACGCTCGAAAAGATACTTTTTGAGAAAGCGACCTGTGTGGATATGGAAATCAGCTATATCCGGCAGGGGAAGAGCTATATCGCAACCAAGCTGACCGTGCAGGCTCAGAAGCTGACGTTCGGGTCGGAGGAATTTGAAAATCAGTGGGTATTTTAAAAACAACAATGTTATGGGACTCTTTAGTTTTCCGCAAGTGGACAGCAATGTGAATGTCATATTCAGTGTTGACGGTGACGAGTATGCAGTGGAACAGTTCAAAATCGGTTTTCACCAGCCTGTCGATGGCATAAAGAACCAGCCGGAAGGGGAAGTGCGCGGCGGACGCATCATGATAACCCTTTCGCAAACAGTGAAGAACAACATCTACGGATGGGCCGTGAAACCGTGGATGAAAAAGAGCGGGGCGGTGCTGTTCAAGACCGGTACGTCCGGGGTGATATTTGAGGTGGCGTTCACGAATGCATATTGCGTCAACTTGAAACGGGTTATTGAATCTTTGGGACAAGGCTTGTCAACTACCTTGATTTTGTCTCCTGAAAGTGTAAGCGTGAATGGTATTGAATTTGATAATCGGTGGGTGAAATAGTTATGCAAGGAAGAAATGAATCAAATATTATTTCGTTGGATTTATATACCAATTTATTAAGTTCTGGTGACTTATATGAAGGATATGTTGAGAATTGCGGTTATGCATTTTATGAAAATATCCCTGTATCTACTAGTATTAATAAAACTACGCTTATCTATGATTCATATAATGTATGTAAATTAGATATTTCTCCTAAAGCATATAGAGCTAGTTCTAAAATTTGTAACACACATTTAGAACAATATGATGATTCATGGTTTACTCCTGAAAATGTTCTAAAAGCAACTTCTGCTTTGTCTTTATCAATTATGGTAGATGATGTTACAGGAATAGGAGTTGCGGATGATATTTTACTTCCATTTGTTTGGGCTGGTGGTTGTTTGTGTTATATTGCCGCTGTTATATATTACAAAAATGTAGGTAATGGAAATTCTCATTATCCAGGACCATGGTCTGAAACCCAAATACCTAAAACGCACTATACGATGAGAGAACCTATTGCAATGCCAAATCCTGATAATTTTTCGAATGGAGGAGGTAATTATTTTTTGCCAGGATTAGCTTATGCAATACAGGATTATTATCAAGTAACTTCTGTAGATACTGTTAAAAATACTTTTATAGAACATTCTGTTGAGCATAATTATAGATATAATGAACAACAAAAGTTTAAAAGTGAATATTTTTATTTTAACCCTAAGCCACAAAAAGTTGTAAAGCCTTCGATTATTAATAAATTCAAAATAGCTAGGATAATAGAACAATTATATTCAAAAACATTAGTATTGCCTAAAGATAATACTAATGTTGTGCGAAAAGAACATGTTGAACCGATATTTCAAAAGAAAAAATCTGAATGAAAAATAGTATATTATATAATGATTTAAGTAATATGTTTGTCGTGATTCTGATTTCTTTAAATTTATTGTATCCATATACTTTTACAGGAGTTTGGTATCGCACATTTTTATTACTAGGTGCTATTGCCAGTTTTTATACATATCAAAAATTGAAACAAGCAAAGAATGATAGTTGGATTTTCCGTTCTTTATCAAGATTGAATTATATGTTTTTACTGGTGATGTTTCTCTGTTTTTTTATAGTGTTTTTAAATAAGGATATATTGTATAATGTGTACATATTTCCTTTTTACTTAATCTTGATAGGTATGTATTTAGGATTCATAATAACACGTATTTTTATTCTTAAGTTAAGTTGATTAGAGATATGGCGCAGTATAAGGTATTAATTATTTATATCATTTCTAATGGTTTGTCAAAAAAATCATTTGAGGATGAATTGGGAAAATACGGGCTGGAGCGATTGGGAGAGCAAGACATCTTCGCACTTCCCTTAGACGAATACCGCACGAAGGTACAAGCATTCAAAGCCTACCTGCGAGCCTATTCGCGCAAGCATCTGGACAGTCAGGACACAGTATTGTTCGTGGAGTCACGCATGAATCCGGAACGGACCCTGACTGCCATGCTGCAAACTAATCTGATGAGTGAGGACGAATAAAAGATTACGGATATTATGAGTGCACAATCGTATATCAAACTTTGGACCGCCGAGCCCTCGGAACATGATGAGGTGCAGGCTTACGACCTGTTGAGTTATGAATATGACTTCCGGAAGCCGACGACCCCATGCGGGCAAGCGGTCGGAAAGACCACCGGGGGACAGATGCAGGTAAGCATAGCCGGATTTCCCTCGAAGGAATTGCTGGAATGGATGTTCAATTCACGCATCCTGAAAAGCGGGGAGGTGATGAACACCTCGGGAAAGCTGGGGACACCGAAGGAAACCATCCGGTTCAAGGGAGCCCAATGTCTGGATTTCCATGTGCATTCGACCGTGAAAGAGAGTTGTACCTCGCTGCTTATCCATTTCGGGGAAATGGAAGCCGGCGATTCGTGTCACCTAAATTTGAAATGAGATTATGAACTGGTTTGCTGCCTTGTTTAAACGGAAAGAGCCCGGAACGGTGAATGACCGTTATGCGATGAAGCTGTCCGTATGTCACGAGACATACACGGTAGAAGAATTTGACCTGCAATTCAAACGGAATACTAACCGTGACGGATTGCCGGAAGGTGAGGCATACGGCGGTTTCGTTACCTGTACCCTTACTGGTATGCCGGGTGACGGCCTGCTGCGGTGGGGTGCCTACAGCCAACCATGCGAGGACGGTGACCTGCGGGTTTACCGGAAAGACAAACCGGACCAGGAAGCCGTATTCGTCCTGCGTTTCGTGGAAGGGAACTGCATCCGTTTGCAGCGTAAGGTTGACCGTATGAACCAAAAAAGCAGCATCATACTCCTGTTTGCCGCAAGGATATTGCAATTCAGTGACGACGAATTTGAGAATAACGAATGGCGCTGACAAGTATGGAAACGAAATTTTGCAAACTGCCTCTGGATTTTGGAGCCTTGCTCAGCGAGGATGTGGAAAACAGCCGCCTCGCGTCCTGTACGGAGATAGAGTCCATCGACCAGTTCATCGAGATGCTGATTGACACGGCTCCCGGGGAGCACGCCTTTGACAAGGAGTTCGGCTGCGAGATTTTTTATCTTGATTTTGAGAGTATCATTTCGCATACCCGCTGGGAAGGGCAGTTTTCCGATTATATCACCCAAGCCATCACCCGGTACGAGAAGCGTCTTACGAATGTGAACGTCCGGGTCATTATCGACGATACCACCCGGCAGGACAATGTGTTCGAGGCTTCGACCATAAAAAAACGCGTGCAGGTATATGTCTATGGCAATCTGGTGCATACCGGAGAGAAGCGTTGCTTTTACTATGTGATTTATTTAGGACCCATTTCAACCCGATGACAAGCGTATGAGTATGGAGAAATATAACAAGGAGCAGATCAGGAACCGTATGCTGAAATACGCGGCGGCGTTCTGGGGAATCAAGAAAGCGGAAAATTTTGACCCTGTCGTCAAGCTGATGCTTGAGGCGCTGTCCAACGAACTGTATATGCTGGGGGAAGACTTCACGGCCATTGAGACACGGCTGCTGGAAAAAACCGCCCGCATTCTGACACCGGACATACTGACCTCGGCACTTCCCGCGCATGGTGTCGTGCATGCCTCTCCCATCGAACCCGGCTACCTGATTACGAAAGAGTCGGGCATGTATTATGAGAATGACCTACTGACCCAGAAGCTGTCCGCCGGAAGCATTTCCTTTTATCCGGCCTGTGACACCCTGTTGCACAAAGCCGATGTGGAATACATGGTGTGTGACGATATACTCTATCAGGTGGACCATACCCTGTCGAAAACCATGATTGCCCGAGCGGAAACAAGGATGCCCGCCCGCACGGTGTGGGTCGGCCTGGCGGTGGACGACTCGCTGACGGACCTGGAAAATGTCTCTTTCTATCTTGACTTCCCTAACCTTACCGAAAGCTATGAATACCTGTTCCTGCTTCCGTGCACGGAATGGTCCGCCGGTGGAAACCCCATCCGGATGGAGCCGGGCATCTATGAGAAAAGCCGGTTGCCGGAGGAATCCACCCGTGCCTTCTTCCGGAGCTATGATGTGATGTCCGTCATAGACAAGGAGGTGATGGAACTCTACAACAAGCATTTCCTGCGGGTTTCGCAACCGGTCCCCCTCGATGAGGTTGACAAGGAGCCCCTGCCGAAAGCCTTGTCTTCCTGTTTCGGGGAGCGTGTGCGGGAAAAGATGCAGGAAAAGCTGGTGTGGGTGAAAATCGTATTCCCCGCCCATTTCACTCCGGAAATCCTGGAGGAGCTTCATGCGGGCATCAACATCGTACCTGTGGAAAACAAGCTGCTGCACGAACAGACCACCTCCCTCGAAGACACATTCAGGGTGATTCCCCTGCGTACCGGCAATTACGAGTCCCTGCTGTCCGTGCACAGCGTGAAGGACTCGGACGGAAAGAGCTATCATGAGCTCCAGTATCCGGTACCCGGCTCCACGGAGAGTTACGGCACCTATTCCATCCGCAAGGGAGGCTGCGAGCGTTTTGACTCCCGCTCCGCCAAGGAACTGCTCGGCTATCTGCTGGACCTGCTGGATGACGAGACCCACGCCTTCCATGCCGTTTCGAGTGTCAAGCTGCAAGCGCTCGCCGGCCAGATGGAGCAACTGACGGCACAACTGAAACAGGCGACCGACAACATGAACGAATACAGGGAGACACCCTATTACCTGATGATCGACCAGATGTCCAGCAAAGGGCAGGTCACCGTGAAATACTGGACCACCCACTGCGAGACAGGCAACCAAATACAGGCCGGCGTGGAGCTGTCGCCATACGCCACCACCTATCTGGACCCGAAGACACTCGCGCTTGTCAGTACCACCTACGGCGGGAAGCAAGCCCCCAAGAACCGGGAACTGATCGATATCTACAAATACGGGATCATTTCACATGGGCGTGTGCTGACGCAAAACGACATAGCCAGCTTCTGCAAGAAAGAGCTTGGCGAGCTTCTGTTGCGGACAGAAATACGCAACGGGGTGGAAATCAGCCCGGTGCCCACCGAGGGGCTGATACGCACCAAAGAAGTGCATCTGGTCCTGGGAACGAAGCTGGACGGGCCGTCGCAGGAAAAACAGATGAAGGACAGCCTGCACACCAGACTGTCCGCCTGCTCGCCGGACACATTCAATTACCGCATATTCATCGAATACAATAACGCATAAACATAGAACTTATGGACCCTGTCACCCAACATCTGATTTCATCGTACCTGCTGATGCCCGTGCTGACTGTGATTTTCGGGATTGCAGCCTATTTTATCGCACGGAAGAACAAACTGCTCAACAATAAGAAACTGATTGTCTATCTGCTGCTGTGCGGCATTGTACTTGCCCTGCCCGGCCTGTCGGGATTCATGGACTACAACTTCATGCCCTACATCTATGTCCTGCTTGCCATCCTGTACTGGACCGCCGGGTATTACAACCGGTTCCTGTTGCGGAAAGTGTTCGCCTCGGGCAAGGAGACACCCTCTTTCGGTATCCGGTGCCTGCTGACGGTTACGGTCGTGCTGCTGGGCGCGGGACTCTTCTCCGTAGTGTTCAACCTCTGCAACGAACTCCAGTACGGCATCTGGGCCTCCACCTGCCTGCTGCCTTTCGCCTTCCCGCTCCTGTACACCCAGACGGTAAACAGCTATTTTGACATACCCCTTGAAATATACAAGGTCTGGAAGTATTCGGAAGAGTACGATTCGGACTCCTTGTACATCAACCGTGAGCGGAGCATCGTGGTGGATGTGGAAATTTTCCGCAAGGTGGACGATTCCGCCGCGGAGCGTATTACCGGCAAGGCGTCCGAAGATGTCATTTTCGGGCATTGGTTCCAGCGCATGATTGACGACTGCAACCTCAAATCGCCGTCTTCCCCGATTGTCTATCAGAATGACGGCGGCGCCTATTACGAATGGGTGTTCTATACCAAATCCTCCTTTTTCAAGAGAAGGTTCTATATAGACCCGGACGTCACGCTTGCCGAGAACCGGCTGAAAAGCCATGATGTGATCATAGCCAAGCGCGTGGCGAACGAAATAGTGAATTACAAGGAATATTAAAAAAAACAGACATGATGAATATAGGAAAACAGAAACCGGGAAAGAGATATCCGCTGGTAAACTGGGCGGACGGAATGCCGGTCAACAAGAAGCATTTTATCCAGCTGGAGGACCATTTCACGGACCGGCTGTGCGAATACCAGTCATTCCAGCTGAACCGTGCCAATTACGGGCTGCTCCCCTTCAGGAAAGGAGAAGCCGTTTCCGGTGATTTCAGCATCACGGAACTTGTCACGGGCACTCTGGAAGTCCGTTTGAAACGCTGCCTCGCCCTTACCGCCGGCGGTTACCTGATAGATTATGACGCGGGGGGAGACGACGAGCTGACCGCCAGTTTCCATATCGCCATTGACGAGACGGAGGATAAGGACCAGCGGTGGGATGTCATTCTGATGGCAGACCCTTTCGAGCGTCTGCCTTCGGGCGTCCCGGACGAAAAGGAGACCAGTCCCCGCCAGCCTGACGCGTTGCCTGACTACGCGTTGAGCGTCGTTCCGACGGGGCAGATTGACGGCAACAACCTGGGAAGGCACTTCCTGGTAATCGGCCGCCTGCGCAAAAACGGGAACCGCTGCGAGGTGGACGGGAACTTCATCCCTCCCTGTACCAGCATGTCCAGCCATCCGGACCTGAAAAACTACTATCTGAAATTCGGGCAGCTGGTCGATTCCATCGAGAAAGCCTCGTCGGATATTCTCGCCAAGGTGGAGAATGCGGAGAAGCAGACCCCGCTTGCCGTGAACATCGGCATGCTGTGCCGCCATGTCATGCTGTTCATATCCGACATCTATTTCTCTTACCGTAATGAAGGGCAGTATTATCCGCCCCTCCGTTTCCTGAACGTATTCTCCACGCTGGCACACCGCCTGTATGTCTGCCTGGGATTTATGAACAAGGAGGAGAAGGAGGACCTGCTGAAATATTTCAACGAGTGGAACGGCATCAATCCCGGCGCTTACGAGGGGCTGTTGCGGGAAAACAGCGGCCTGTTGTACAACCACCAGAACATCCGTCCGCTGATGATAACCGCGGAGCGTTTCCTGTACCAGTTCAATGACCTGTGGACCACGCTCAGCCGGCTGGAATACATCGGCAAGCACAAGGAAAACATCGTGGTTGCCGAACGCTCCAGACAACCGAAGGAGACGAACGAGTCACGCTGGAACATATTGGACTGATCATTCATACAAGAACAACCATGGCAGAAGAGACAGACAAAATCGTATGTTTTGAGGAACGCCCCCATCTGTTCAACCAGCCGGATACCGACTTCAAGGCGGAAGTGGTGGCCAGCGGGCTGAAGGAGGGCGGGTATGACGCGGAACGCACCCTTATCTCCAGGCGGGGCGACATGCGTCGCGGCTTCTCGAAGGACATCCAGGAAATACGCTCGGAATACTCCCATTACGACCTGACGGATTATCTGTATCTCCACGTGAACAGGCGCAGCATTTACGACGCCCTTCCGGAAGGCATCTTCCACAAGAATCTCCATCAGTCGGGGAAAGTGTCGAAAGAACAGGTACTGGATGAAATCCGCATCCACCGCGAGGAGGAATTCTTCGCCCGGCGTTTTTTCAAGCCTTTTGAAATCTCGCTGGACCATCTGCTGGTCGCTTTCCAGAACAAGGAGCGCCGTATCGACGAGATGAACGTGCACGCCGACTTTGTGAGCATCTTCTCCGGACAGTGGCCGGTGCTCAAGCTGCTTCCGCTCCATCTGGCGGTCATGCTGGTCCATCTGCTGCCCTATCTGGAACAGATTACCGCCAGCCTTGCGAAGACGGGCGAGTGCATGAGCATCCTGACCGGGGTGCCTGTCCGCCTGAAGAGAGGCGACAAATGCGTGACAGAGGCACCTCCCGGTCTTGTCCCCCGGTTAGGCCGGTGCCTTTTGGGCGACACGATGGTGGCGGGGAACCGTTTTGCCGACGGCACATACCGGCTGCTGCTGGAAATCGGCCCCCTGTCCGCCCGGAAAATGGAGACCTTTTTCCCGGGAGCCGCCAACAACCGGATATTGAACGCCCTCATGGAGCTGTTCCTGCCATCGGACAAGGAGGTACAAGTCCGCTATATCATCCAACAGGAGGACGCGCGTTTCCGGCTGGGTACACCGGACGGACAGTGCGCGTATCTGGGAATCAGTACTTATTTATAAAGAAACAAAACATCATCCGACATGAAACCGAAAAATAACACCGAAGTAAGAAAGGCCTATCTGAGGTTCTCCGGCTACCTGACAAGCTGTATCGTGCTTGCGGTAACCATCTTTGCCTGTTTTCTCAAAACCTCCGGCACGGAGGTGAAACGGATTACGGAGCAGACACTGGAATACGACCATGTCTATGCCAGAGAACTCGCCTTGGCAAACAGCGTGGATTCCGTGTACCAATACATGAAACTGATGAACACCTCCCCGAAAATCAACGACGTGCTTTTGCAAAGTGTGGTCAGCACACGCAAGATGAACCTGCTGAAAGATATCCAAGCCATGGATGCCAGGGATTGCAGGCTTTACAGCCGGCTGCTGGGAAATATCAACATATTCCTCGGAGTGAAGGATTCCATCCGCCTGTTGAACATTCAGGAGGAGATGGTAAAAAAAGACCTGATGCAGTGCATCCAGGACAACTGGAAGACACGGCGCAGCCTGAGTGTGAGACCCAATAACAAACAATGAGAACGCTATGATGGACAATAACAGAAAAACACTGAACAAACGGGAAATCCTTATGGGACACGCATACGTATTCCTGTTTTTTTTCCTGACAACCGTGGCGTGCTGCCTTGCCATCTTCATGTGGAATTCGGACTTCAGGATGTTCGAGCAGAAGGAGTTTGTGAAAATCAAGATGAACCGTATCAAGGACTTCCAGCAGGAACAGGCCGAAAGCCAGATGCCCGTGGACTCCCTGTTCCGGAAGATAGAGGCTTTCCAGCCCGGCGTGTATGCCCAATACGAGGAGGACGACATCCACTACCTGATAAACAACCTGCGGAACACATACGAAAGGAACAGCTGGGACAAACGGTACAAGCTGTTCATGCATATCGCCGATTTTTATGCCATGTGGCTGTCGGACAAGAAACAGCTGTGGAGCATCGAACAAAACATACGCCTGTTCAAAGCCAATCTGGAGGAGTGCGAGATAGGCTTGCGGAAGAAAAAGGAAGACCTGCGCTCGGGAACTAAAAACAAATGACGCCATGGGAAAGATTCGTACCAGAAAGATTCTGTTTGTAGTTGCAGCGATGCTGCTGTGTGTGCTTGTCGCCGTGCTGATCCGGCTGTTTTTTTCCAACCGTATCGTACGGATGACCCTGACGCCCATCGAGGTGGAAGTCGGGGAAGCCGTTCATTATGCGGACAGCACCCGCAACGCGGGTTCCTGGCTGTGGGAGTTCGGCAACGGGGATGTCTCGCATGAACGGAGCGGCCAGTACGTGTTCAAGGAACCGGGGCGTTACCAGGTCCGCCTTCAGGTGGACCATTCGCTGGAGAAGAAGCAAATCGTCAAGGTGAACAGACGGGCCAATAATTACGGAAGCGACCAGCTGGTCAAGATAGAGGCGCCGGCGACCGCCTTCCAGGGTGAAATCATTTCATTCAAGGGGTATGGGCCGTCGAGGGAATGGCGCTGGCAGTTCGGCGAATCGGGCATTGTGGACTCACGGGAGCAGAATCCGCTCTATGCCTACTCCGAGCCGGGCAGGTACGAGGTGCTGCTGACCACGGAAGAGACCCAGTATCCGGTCCGGCACACCATTGAGGTTCTTCCGCAGTATGCGGAGAACGACTCGACGGACGTGCTTGTCGTTATCGGCAACGACATCCGCGAGCATTTGCAGGCCATCGTGGACGGCAAGCCGTTCAATGTCCATTACAATTATATCCTCAAGAAGTATCTCTGCGGAAATCCGGACATTGCGGTGACGGTCAACAATAACAAAAAGAATGACTTCTACTCCTATTGCCAGGGTTTGAAAATCATTGCCCGTCGGAAGACCCTCATTGACGAGGTGTTTGTGGATATGGGTGACAACCTGAACAATGAATGCGTGATGCAACTGATGGTGACGCAGCACGAACGTTTTTCCGAATCAAAAAAAGTAATGTGAGGCATGAAAAAGAACTGTTTGTCAATCCTGTTGAAAAGAGGATGGATTTGCGGAAGCATTATCTGTCTGGCGGCCTGCGGACCGGTACACCGTTTTACACGCGTGAAGAATGTCCCCCGCGAATATGTACGGAACTATTCCGTCGAAGGCGTGAAAGCCCCCCGCAGCCTGTCGCTGTTCAAGCATGACCCGTGGATTGTCTTTGCCAACGAGCCGGGGACAACCTACCTGAGTCCGAGCGGGAAGAATGAAATGCGCCCCGTGAACTATATGGATGCGTTTCTGGTCATCAAGCGCAAAGGCGACTGGCTTCAATTGATCCAGTATGACCCCGCCATCCTGAAAAACGGAAGGCTGAAAGAGTGGAAGCAGGCCCAGTATTGCGGATGGATCAACCGGGACAACCTGTTGCTGACCCGAAGCGGTGTGACCGACATAGCTACGGGCTTCAAGAACAAGCAGGTGGTGATGCCGGCCGACAGCGCGGCACTGGCTGAACCGGAAACGTATTTCGTCCATGATTCCGTAAAACTGTTCAAAGATACCGACCTGACACAGGAAGCGGGCAGAATCCCGTTCTACGGCATTGTGTATCCTTATCAGGCATCGGCGGACAAAGGATGCGTGCTTGTGGCGGACCGGCCCAAACTCGACGCCGACAGTATCGGGGGGATGCCTGTCGGGTGGATAGACCGGCGGCTGCTGACCGAAATAGGCCAGCAATTGCATGTGGATATCGCCTCGCTGCCCGACAGCGCACTGTTGTTTAAGGACAGCGAACGAAAGGATACCCTGACGCTGGCATCCGATGATATGCGGCAGGTTCGGGAGTTTGCCGAGCGGCATCCCGCCATCCGGTACAGTCCGGTGTTGTCCTACCGGCACAATGATACGGCGTTCTGTTTCAGAACGCATGTGCCGATGCCGGTCATTGACAAACGGGAAAGCTATGTGCTGAACGTGAACGGCCATCCGATTTATTACGGAACCTTCAAGAACAAGATAGAAAAGGACCTGCAAAAAATAAACCTCGTGTTTGTCCTGGAAGGAAAGGATAAGGCCATCGAACAGTTTCCCGCCGTGGTGAATGCCATCCAAGGGTTGCAGTCCCAGTTGGCGAACGATGAGAGTTTCTCCTTCAAGTTCGGTGCCGTGCTCACTTTCAACGAGCCGGACAGCCGGGAAGATCCCATCTGCAAACTGACTCCCGACTATATGGAATTTCTGGACTTTCTATCGGACAAGGCACGGAACGCGGAAAAACTGAAACCTGTTTACGGTAGATTCGGCAGTTGGTCGGGTGTCCGCACAGGGGTGGAACTGTTCAACAAATGCCGGGACGAGAGCAATGTCCTGGTGGTGGTAGGTGACAAGGGGTTCAACAGCGAATGGGCGGATTCCACCCTGGTGGACCGGCTGGTGGAGAACAACTGCCGGTTGCTGGGATTCCAGCTTTACGGCGGAGAACCGGACAACTTCAACAATTTCGTGCTGCAAATCGGGAACATGATAGATTGCTCGGCTCCACGCATCAGCCGGAAGAAACGGGAACTGATTGTGTATCCCGAACAGCTGCGGAACGGAAACGAATATGCGGAGGTGAACCACAATACGTATTGCCTGGACTTTCCGAACCGGAGCATGACACAGGGATGGCTTGTCTTTCCGCAGAAAAACGAGTCGCTGGAGCTGGAGGGGCTGACTACCGCCGTGGACTCCATGCTGTTGCAGGTGAAGTTTGACAATACGCTGTTGGGCAACAGCCTGACAAGGGCGTTTGAGGAGGTGGGAACCCACCGGTATAAACTTGACTCGACGCTAGTGGACTACTATCATATCCGCAGGTCAGGCGTGCAACCGATATTGTCTGTCCTGCCGGGTATCGAGCCGGGATGGAAACTGCCGGCAGAGCCTGTCGTATTGCCCGACTCGCTTTCGTCCGTAACGGATTATTACCTGCTCGTCAATGAAGAGGAGTTCAAGCGGCTGAGAAAGTATGTGGAAGTGCCCGCCAAACTGGTCCTGGACTATAAATATGAGGCGGTCAGAAAGAAAAAGCAGGCGAAAGCCGATATCTGCAACTGTCCGGACGATTATCTGCCGGCAGATACAGAGGAGGCTACCATACGTGTGAAGACGGACAGCCTGAACATACCGGAATATGCCCCGACGCGCCGTGTGAGAAGGCAACTGGTAAGGCATCTGCTTTCGGAACGCAACAGGGACAAGTACTGTAAGACGGGAAGAAGGGATTTCCTGAATATGCCTCTGTCGGAAGCGTTGCAACGGTTCACATCGTGTCCTGTGGATTATCCGTTCTTCGAGGTTTACCGGGTCAAGGACTTGCGGAAAAAGGAGATGATTACGGACGTGGAACTGGACGGGCTGATTGAGTATTTCAAGGAAAAGAAAAAACTGCTGGATGAGGCTGCCGGCAAGGCGTTCCGGTCCAACGGGCAGACTTATTATTGGGTTAGTCGTGATTTATTACCATAGTTACTTACTTGAAATTTTATTATCATGATTTATCAAGCTATATTGAAAATTCGTGGCAAAGAAATTCCGATACTTTATTACAATTATCGCTGCCATATCCAACACCATGATGATTCAAACCTGAGAAGAATCATCCAGCTGCATATACAGGTTTGTGAAGAAATAGGAAACAGGGAGAATCTGCCGGTCGAGGGGGATTTGATTACGCTTGCGTTTGAATGCAGCGGAGACGAGGCGTTTTTTTATGACTGGCTGAATGGAGGAACGATGCAGGAGGGGGAAATCCATTTTATCTATAATGAGGTGGAGGTTGCAGATATTTTCCGGTTCTGGGATTGCTATTGCGTGAAAATAGAGGAATACATGAGTGTCGGGAACGCTCCGATGATGATGGTGGTGTATTTGTCACCGGGGATTATCAAGAGGAATAATTTGGAGGTGAGGGAGAAGGTTTGGAAGGTAAGTAATGGTTCTATAAATATTACTCAAAAAGCAAACTCTAAGAGTAAAAAAAATGATAATAACTTTTGTAGAAAAGAAGAAGTAAATATACCTAAGGATACCGTTATAGATGAAAATTTAGATAGAAATAAATTAATTATACAATCAAAAGATGCTTGGAAGAGAGCTGAAAAGATTGCAACTTTGTTGCCTAAAAGTAATAGTACTAGGACTATATGTTCTGATGGTATAGTAACAGTTAGTGGTTATAGCACAAAAAGAATAAGTAACAAGTTTAGGCAACAAGTAAAAAATGTAAAAGACGTTCCTGTCTTGCAAATTATAAATGGGGCTAATTCCCTAGAACATGTTTTGCATGAGAATCCTTTTTTGGATAATGGTGTGGCAGGTAGTGGAAGTGCCTCACATGCAGAAAAACAAATGTTAGTAATTCAGAAAGAAGAAGTTGCTATAGGTGTGAGTCGTACAACTGTCTCTTATACACATCTCCGA